>Ga0075608_125_pt1 | contig 14670 bp, 13 predicted proteins | sample RifGroF2_FD_68362 | JGI IMG/M metagenome (GOLD analysis project Ga0075608, IMG submission 68362) | candidate division WWE3 bacterium GW2011_GWF2_41_45
ACCCATGAGATTTATTATTAAAACTTCGCCCTTGCCACCGAGATCTACAATTTTGTGGCCGACGCCGGGCGTCCCTTCAGGATAATTTGCAGGTCTTATAATCGGGAGCGTATCGATAACATCCTCTGATTCTTTTTGCCAGAAAATATGATCGCCTCCGGTAAAAAAATCTACACCGGCTTTTTGCATATCCTGAATTTTTTCTTCGGTGAATCCTCTTCCGGAAACTAAATTTTCACAATTGGAGAAAACGAAATCTACAGAGTGTTCTTTGATAATTTCGGGTAGCGCGGCTTGTACCGCTTTACGTCCGGGACCGGCAACTATTTCGCCTACACAAAGAATTTTCATAAAAAGTTTTTTTCAAGTTTGGTGATTTTTAGATTATCAATTTTAAAAATACCAAACACCTGAACAGGCTCTACTGTTGATTTATACAACAAAAATATTGTAATGACAATAAGAAAGAGGCCTACGGCTACAAAACATCCTTTAACCAAAGAGCTCAATATCCTTGCAGCTACAACAAAAACGACCAGTATTAATAGCAACATTATAATGTAGTACATTTGTTAATAACGCACCAAATTAACTAAAAAGCCACGAAATTTCCATTTTTTTCTGATTTATTACGCTGCCCTATTTCGCAGTTTCTGAAACTCTTGTCTCTCTTATCACGGTTACTTTCACGACTCCGGGATAAGATTGTTCGAGTTCTATTTTCTTTGCAATCTCTCTTGCAAGAAATGCCGTCGAGTAATCATCAACTTTTTCAGGTGACACAAATACTCTTACTTCGCGTCCTGCTGAAATTGCATAAGCCTTTTCGACTCCGTCGAAAGACATTGAGGCGTTCTCAAGTTCTTTTAGTCTTGTTGCGTAAGATTGATAGTCTTCACTTCGAGCGCCCGGTCTTGCGCCGCTAACGTGATCTGCAAGATTGACAACTGCGGATTCTATAGAGCTGAACGGCCTGTCTTCGTGGTGCTCGGCAACGCAGTTTATAACGTCTTCGGATATCTTATATTTTCTTAAAAGATCGACACCGAGCTGAATATGAGTTCCCTCGTCTTCGGTAACAACCTTTCCTATATCGTGAAACAAGCATCCGAGACGGACAACGTCAACCTTGATTCCAAGCTCGTGTGCTAAAGCAATACCTATCTTGCTTTCTTCCATGGTGTGTTCAATCATATTCTGCCCGTAAGAAAATCTGTATTTAAATCTTCCGAGAATTTGAATTAATTCTTTAGGAATATTGTAAGCTCCGATCTTGTGGCAAAGGTCATCCCCTGCTTTGTACATAAGATGTTCTGTGTCCTGTTGTGTTTTCTGAACTATCTCTTCAATTTTGGCCGGCTGAATTCTTCCGTCGGCTAAAAGCTTTTCCAATGAAATTTTTGCAATCTCACGTCTTACCGGATCGAAACAAGAAATTAATATTTCTCCCGGAGACGAATCCAGATCAAGATCTACTCCCGTGAGTTCTTCGAACGTTCTGATGTTTCTTCCTTCTTTACCGATTATTCTTCCTTTTACATCTTCATCGGGTAACTTAACTTTTGATGTGGTGTGTTCTACAACAGTATCTGTTGCACCGAAACGCATTGCGCTTACTAACATCTCCTGTGAAACTTTATCGGAATTGTGTTTTATATCTTCCTCAACCTCTCTTATTCTCTTCCCTTTTTCCTGGGCAAGTTCTTTATCTAATGATTGTAAGAGAAGATTTTTTGCTTCATCTTTGCTCATGCCCGAAACGTGTTCCAGCTCATCCTGAGCTTTTTTGTGGAGTTCTTCTATCTCTTCCTGCTTTTTCTCGATCTTCTCTTTTACCTCTTTTAAGGTCTTAACTTTTTGTTCTATATCCCTCTCTTTTGTCTCAACCTCGGCTTTTCTTATTGCCAGGGCTTTCTCAATCTCCAGGGAACCTTCCCTTATCCTACGTGACTCGTCGAGGGAGTTTTCTTTGGTCTTTCTGGCATCATCGTCAGCTTGAGATCTTAGCTTTAAAGCCTCGTCCTTAGCCTCGATTATTATCTCCTTAGCTGTAGATCTTGCCTCTATGACAACAGCCTCGTTTTCCAGGTCTTTATCCTGAACTGAGAGAGGTGCTTTTTCTACCTGAACCTCGGTTTTTGGTTTATTTGAATTAGTTAAAACGCGCGAAACGACCACTCCGGCCACCCCGGCCGCCAATATTAATAGTACCGTTACTGGATCCATATTTAATTACCTCCATAATTAGTTCAACCATATGTATAAATTCGGTGGAATTACCTTTATTACTAGCGTCGGTACAACTTAAGATCGTGGAAAGGGGGTATAAAAAAGTCCCGATTTCAGCGTGTTTTTAAGTGTAATGCCGGCAAATTCCATGCCTTGATTTTATTTTAATGACGCGATTTTGTCAACCTCCGCCCTCACGCGGTCCGGGTTAAACCCTTTAGATATAAGGTATCTGATCAGCTTGTTCCGGACAACCGGGTCCCGCAGACTTTTTATTGACCTTGTCTTCTTTTCTACTAGAACACTCAATGATTTCTCCTCAAGTTCCCCGCCCAACCGGTCAAGATACATACTTGAGATGCTTTCCGGAATTCCTTTTTTGTAAAGAAACATAGAGGCCTCCCTGGAACTTTTTGATTTTGATGAAAGTAAAAGCCCTTCTATATATCTGCGGGTGTAATCGTCGTCGTCAATATCTCTGGAGAGCTTGAGCTTGTTTATTATTTCCTCCACTACCTCAGCAGGATTAATATCGGGAGGAAAAGATATTTTTCGGAGATAAAAATAAGCCCTGTCTCTCACTTCTTTCTCCGTACGGAAAGTATAAGAAACAAAATCCAATATCTTAGAGTATAACTTGTCTACAGACTCTCTAATGTCAGACATTTATTATTCAACTTCTTCTGGCGAAGTCTCGTCGGTAACGACTCCCAGCTCAAGAGGTATTTCTTTGCTTAGTTTTACCGTCTCTTTTATTTTGTCTGAAAGTTCATCGCGGAGTTTCGGATTGGCCTTAAGATAAATCCTGGACGCTTCTTTGCCCTGTCCAAGTTTTTCTCCGTTGTATTCGTACCAGGCTCCTAACTTTTTAATAACATTAAGGTCGACACCGACGTCAAGTATGTTGGCCTCTTTACTTATACCTTCGGCGAACATTATGTCGAACTCGGCTTTTCTGAAAGGAGGAGCGACTTTGTTTTTAACTACTTTCGCGACAACACGTATACCGTTGATATCCTGTCCGACTTTGAGAGATTCGATCTTCCTTATTTCTATCCTAACGGACGCGTAGTATTTAAGAGCTTTTCCTCCGGGCGTTATTTCAGGATTCCCGAACATAACACCTATCTTCATTCTCAACTGGTTGGTAAATATTATAGTGCAGTTTGATCTGCTTATTGCCCCCGTCAATCTTCTTAAAGCCTGACTCATGAGTCGTGCCTGTGTAGCAATAAAGCTATCTCCGATGTCACCTTCTATTTCCGCCCTGGGAACCAAGGCTGCAACTGAGTCTATTGCCACAACATCGACCGCGTTAGATCTGATCAAGGTTTCGGCAATTTCCAAAGCCTGTTCTCCCGTATCGGGCTGTGAAACGAGGAGATTCTCAACATCAACTCCCGTTTTTTCAGCGTAGGTAGGATCAAAAGCGTGCTCCGCGTCTATCAGAGCTGCCGTTCCTCCCGCCCTCTGTGCTTCGGCAATTATGTGCTGAACTAATGTGGTTTTACCCGATGATTCGGGTCCATATATCTCGACAACTCTTCCGCGCGGGACACCCCCGACACCAAGTGCTATATCCAAGGCAATTGAACCTGTAGGAATTACTGCGATGATACGTTCGGCATTATTTCCACCGAGCCTCATTATTGACCCCTTTCCGTAATTTTTTTCAATTTGATCTGCCGCATTTTTCTTCGCTGTTTCTACTTGCTTACTTTCTTTAATTTCTTTTACCACAATTAACCTCCAAAAAATGTATACGGGGTACTCGCCACTCTCTGCGTTCATTCTAACAACGAACTCTACTAATTCAAGATAAACTTTCTATGTTAATTAGATTTTTAGAGCAGAATCAAGCCTTTTCAAAACAGCTTCCTTGCCGAGAATGCCCAGAATATCCAATATCTGGGGAGTAGCCGTTTCTCCGGTCAAAGCAATTCTTAATGTCATGAATGCTTCTTTAGGTTTATATTCTTTTGCAGCAATAAATTCATGAGCCAGAGTATCCAGTTTCTGAACTTCCCAATCACTGACTCCGGAAAATATATTTTTAAAACCTTCCAGAATTTCTTTTCCTCTCGCTTCGTCCGAAACAAAAGAAAATAACTCTTCTTTCTCAATTTCAGGATCTTCAAAAAAGTAATGAACGAGACTGTTGTACTCGCTCAATAATTTCATACGGTCTTTTACAAGATCTAAAGCCGCGAACACAACTTTTTCTCCGGCGCCCTTACCGTGCAAAAATACATCAAATCTTTTTGCCCACGACTGAAGTCCTTCCCATAATTCTTCCGACGGCATGTTTCTAATATATAAACCGTTTATCCATAAAAGTTTCTGCCTGTCGAATGCAACAAGATCAGTTTTTTGTATGTGTTCGATTGAAAAGTCTTTGATAAACTCTTCCATTGAATATACTTCTTTTTCCGTACCGGGATTCCAGCCTAAAAACATTAAAAAGTTATTCAAAGCCGTGGGTAAGTATCCTTCGGTCAAAAACTCTATGACGGACACCGAGCCGTATCTTTTTGACAGCTTACGTGTTCCTTCCACTTCTTTTAGGTTAGGTAAGTGAACGAATGCAGGAAGGTCCCAACCGAAAAATCTATAAAGCAGTACATGTTTGGGTGTAGAAGGCACCCAGTCAGTGCCCCTCATTATGTGAGATATTTTCATAAGGTGATCGTCGACTACAACCGCCATATGATATGTGGGAAATCCGTCGGTCTTTATTAAAACCTGGTCGTCTATTGATTGGGTATTTATTGTAATTTTTCCGAGGATTAAATCGTCAAATGAAATGTCTTCGTTGTCCGGCACTTTCATTCTTATTACGTGGGGAACGCCTGTTCTAAGTTTTTCTTCGACTTCCTCTCTTTTGAGATTCAGACAGAGCCTGTCGTACTTAGAAAACGCGGTGCCCGAAGCCTTCTGCTCTTCACGGAGCTTTTCTAAACGCTCTTCGGTGCAAAAACAATAGTAAGCGTGGCCTTTTTCTACCAACTCCTGAGCGTGTTTTTTGTATAAGTCGAGTCTCTCGGACTGAGTGTAGGGAACATAAGGACCTCCGGTGCCCGGACCCTCGTCCCAATCAAACCCCATCATTTTGATAACATCCTGAATTCTTTCGACTGCCCCCGGAACATACCTCTCACGGTCGGTGTCCTCGATTCGTAAAATGAATTTTCCCTTGTTCTGACGGGCAAAAGCGTAGTTGTACATTAAAGTTCTGATGTGACCTACGTGGTATTCCCCTGTGGGACTCGGCGCCATTCTGGTTCTTACTTCCATAATTGGGATTTTATCATACAAAATATTGTTATAATATATTAGAGATGAACTTAACAAAAACTGCCGTCATGTTTAAGCGTTGGGCCAAGATCGCTTTTTTAGTTCTTGGCGTCTATTACGGTTGGATGTTTTTCGGGGGCCCGGGCTTGAGATCCCTGATCAAACTATTCTACGTCACCAAAGAACCCGCCAATCCGATTTACGGCAACCTCGATCCTCTTGAATTCACAAACAAAGAAGTAACAGGAGATCAGATTTACAAACTAAATACCGCCAACGGCAAACTGCCGGGCAAATTCCCCTTTAAAATGAACGTGTACAAGTTCAAACCGAGAACGTACTCATATCTCGCAGGAAATACTGCGATAGAAGACGCGAAATACATGGGTTACTCCGAAGCAGACCTCATCACCGACCTGAAAGGTACGGTCTACCGATGGAGAAAGGCCGAAACCAATAGTTTTCTGGAAGTAGACATAAATACCAGACACTTGTACGCGGATTCCGATATGGTAAAAAATTCAGCAAGAATGCAAAAAGGCAGATTGAACGAGGATTACGCAAAAGGCACTGCACTAACCTTCCTTACAAAGCTGGACCGGATGGACGATTTGTATAGACAAGGATTTCAAAAAGTAACTTTCGGTTACGTCGGCGGTACACGGCTTTTTGAGACCACAGCACAAAGAGATGTTATTTTTGCGCGCGTCGATCTTTACAGAAAGATGGGAGATTTTATGATTCTGGGAGCAAATCCTAAAATAGGGCTTTTGACTGTTTTCGTCACGGTTCCCGATAAAGATATTTTCCCCGCGATAACTTACCCTAAAGCCGACGTGTATTACAAAGAACTCGAGGCGGAAACTACAGCCTCATACCCCATTATTGATATATCAACAGCGTGGGATGCAGTAAAAAACGGAAAGGGAGTTATCACAAGTGTTACACCTGCAGGTACTACACTTTTCGATAAACCACCCGCACCGGTGGTAAGCGAGATCCTTGTAGATAACATTTATCTTGCGTACTACGAAAACCTCAAGGATCAGACACATCTCCAGCCGATCTACGTGTTCGAGGCAAAATATAAAAGCCTGGGATCACAGGGAGGAGAAATGGTAATTTATCTTCCTGCGGTAAGTGGGGAGTATGTCAAACCAATCCCGGTTCAAGCAGTGCCTGCGGCGACAAGGTAGCTCTAATCCGTCTTCCAGGCGAAATTAGCAAGTGTCCAGTTTAATAGATTTTTCGTGTCGCTAAATCTGTCGCGGCTACCCATTACGATGAGGACCAGTTCTCTGTCTTTGTCTTTCCAACCATAAATAAGAACTTCGCCTGCTCCTACGGTTGTGCCTGTTTTAATTCCCGTGGTTCCGGATATTTCCCACAAGAGTCTGTTAGTGTTGGTTAATTTGTAAGTAAAATCCGATGAAAGGGATTTCACGGTAAACTCTTTTGTTTTGACCGCGTCCTGAATTTTTTCATTTGATAAGGACGCCAAAGCCAAAAGATAAAGATCCGAAACTGTGGAGTAATGAACACCTTTAAAACCGTCCAGCCCGATAGGGTTTACAAAATTTGTGTTCTTCATCCCCAGCCTCTTAGCCTCCTGGTTCATTTTATCGACAAATTCCGAGTAGGATACTTTGGACGTTGCAAGTGCACACGCAGCGTCACCGGCCGATCCTACTAACATTGTATGAATAAGATCTCCGGCTCTGAATTCCTCATCCGCGGGAAGCCAAGCCTTGGTTGAATCTATGTTAGTGCAAAAATAAGGAACGATTACTTTTTCATCGGGAGAGTAGAGTTTCAAAGCTACCAAAGCCGTCATCAACTTTGTGGTAGAAGCGGGGGCTAATTTTTCATCCGGCAGCTGGCTAAAAAGAACTTTGCCCGATCTTCTGTCGAACACTCCCGTGGCAATTGCGGAAACTGCAGGAGGTTGTTGAATACCTGATTTCAACGGATAGATTTTTTCAAATGAAATTACATCCGGCGGTGTGTATCTTAAAGAGACAAGAACCCCATTTACGACATTTCCGAGGTCTGTGTTGCGGATTCCGATAAAAAATGACACGTAGACGACGATCAAAAAATAAACAACCGGCCTTAAACCGGTTCCTATATCCGCTGCCCACAAAACGTACGTAACAGACCTGATACCGTGGGCTAAAAATCTACGCGTAATCGAAGTGGTCATGTTTTCTTACGGGGTTAATCTTTTTACATCCCTGGGAAGGAATGTGGCTTCTTTAACCGTAGGAAGCTCAAGCAATCTCATTATTATTCTCGCGGGACCAATACCTGCTCCGCCGTGAGGAGGACACCCGTATCTGAAAAAATTCATGTAGTCCTCGAGAGTTGCAATGTCCATTCCTTTTTCAACTGCCTGTGCTTTAAGCAGATCCAGTCTGTGCTCTCTTTGCGCGCCGGTAGTGACCTCGACTCCTTTATATATAAGGTCGAAGCTTTTGGTTAATCCCGGATTATCTTCGTGTCTCATGTGGTAAAAAGGCCTGGCCTCGATCGGATAATCGGTAACAAAAACGAAATCCGAATTGTCCTTTTCCTTTATTATTTCGGACAGGGTTCTTTCTTCTTCGGGAGACAGGTCGTGTGCCTTTTCACTTCTAAGTCCTTTTTCTGCAAGAAGTTTTTTTGCCTCTTTCAAAGTTATTTTTGGAAAAGGTTTGGAGGGCACTTCTATATCAATTCCTGTCTTTTCTTTAACATTTTTGAAACCGGCAATGAGCATGTCTTCTTCCATAGACATAACATCGAAGTGGTCATTTATGTACGAAGCCTCAAAATCCCATCCTGTGAATTCGGTTAAGTGACGGGTTGTAAACGAAGGCTCGGCTCTGAACACAGGACCGACCATAAACACTTTTTCTATTCCCGCTGCCATCGCCATCTGTTTATAAAACTGAGGAGACTGAGCAAGATAAGCTTTTCTCTCAAAGTATTTTACTTCAAAAACATCTGAGCCTGTTTCGCTGGCTGTGTTCATCAAAGAAGGTGAATAGACCTGAGTAAAACCGCTTTTCAAAAAGTATTCCCTGAAACCTTCTTCGAGAGCCGTCCACACAGGAAAAATATTTGACTTGGACGGTTTTCGCAGGTCGAGCCATCTCCAGTCAAGTCTCTTAGTCATCTCTGTTTCTTCCCCACCCTTTTCTTCGACCACAGGAATAGGCAACTCAGGCTGGGCAGCAGATAATATGCACATTTCCATTGCCTGAACTTCAAAACCTCCGGGGGCCTGTTTTTCTTCTTTAGCTAAACCGTGGATTTCCAAAACCGATTCCAAAGACAGGTCTTTAACCGCGTCAAAAACTTCTTTTTCAGATTTTAAGATAACGATCTGCACAATACCCGAACCGTCCCTTAACTGAAGAAATTTTATTCCGCCCTGGTCACGGATAGCGTGTATAAAACCGCAAATTTTAACCTGGCTACCTATGCTTTTTTTTAAATCTTTAATTAGTGTTCTGTCCATATTAATTTTTTCTTATATCCTTAATAAATAAATCCACGAAAGTATTTCCATTGTACTCATTCTTCTTCAGAGTATAAACAATGTCTTGAGGTTTGCCGCCTCTTTATCTGAAGCATTAAAGAAAATTCCCTTGTGATATTTGCCGGAATCATAAAATTTGAAGAGAAGGTGCTGCGCGTCCCGCCCGACTCTGCTCACGTCAGTAATTCCCACCTTTTCCGACATAAAAACAGGTTCTTCATTACCCAATCCGAACGGTTTTAATGTATCCAAACGGTTTAAGAGCTGAAGAGATACCGTATCGATTGGTATTTTTATATCTACATTCATCGAGGGCACCAAAAGTTCGTCGGGAATTGTTTCGTCTGCAAGTTTTTCGGCTTTTTCCTTAAGACCGGGAATAAGTTCTTTTTTTATTGTGAACCCAGCCGCCATAGGGTGACCCCCCAGACTTTCAAACATTTCGTCGAAGTTTCTTAGGAATGAGATTATGTCTACTCCCGGAACAGATCTTACGGAACCTTTTCCATAACCGTCAGATAAGCTTATCACTATTGCCGGCCTGAAATATTTTTGTGTAAGACGCGCCGCGACTAGCCCGATAATTCCTTCGTGATAATCCGCGTGGGAAGACAAAATTATTTTCGGAAGATTATTTTCATCTATTCCCGCGGCAAGATCATACATCTCAACTGTCTTGTCCTGTCTTTGAACATTTATACTATTTAGTTCTATGGCGAGAGCCTCAGCTTTTTTTTCGTCTTCTTCCAGGAGCAAATTTAACGAACTAGATGCATCCAATATTCTCCCAGAAGAATTTAAACGGGGGCCGATTATCCATCCGAGTTCGTAGGTCGTAATCTCACTCACATTTTTTCCGGCTACCTGCAAAAGTTTTTTAATTCCAACCGGAGGGTCGTTGTTTAGTATTTCCAGTCCGCGTTTTACCAAAGATCTGTTGAAACCTAGTAAAGGCTGCAGATCTGTTACAGTGGCAAGAGAAGCAAGGGCAATCATATGGGGGTCCTTTGATCCCAGCGCCTTTGCCAACAACAACGATAGTGACGCACCCACGATCTTGTCATACCAAACAATAACTTCGGCCGGAGGTAACACATCACCTTTTTGGTGGTGGTCGGTAATTATCACCGAGTGTCCGTGGTCTTTTAAAAGTTTTATTTCGTCTTATTACCAAAATCTTTTCGTCGCTGTTTAAAGACAAACCGGCTTTTTCAAAAAATGCCAGGATAGATCTTTCGGAAAGTCCGTATCCGTGATCGAACCTATTGGGAATAAAGTGGAATGTGTTTTCATAACTTCTTTCTTTGAAGAGTGCGTTAAATAAAATTGAGGTCGCACAAATTCCATCCGAATCGTAATCTCCGTGAATAAGAATTTTTCTTTTGTCTTTCATTGTCTGATCAACAAGATCTACCGCCTTATGCAGACTGTCTTTCAATTCCTGAGGTAGTACTTTAAAAGCTTCGGACAAAGGAGGAGGGTTCAAAAAGTCACCTTCCGGCGGTATTCCGCGGATTTTTAATATGGCTGCAATTACATCATCACCTTCGGTGTATTCAGAACGTATGTTCCAGTTCATTTCTTTTTCTTAGCGGCGTATTTTTCCCAGAGAACAAGTATCGGCGCGGCGTTAAATATTGAAGAATATGTTCCAGAAATAATACCTACCAACATTGCCAGCACAAACATTTTTATGGTATCGCCGCCTAAAACATATAGCGCTGAAAGCGTAAATATGACGGTCAGGGAAGTAGCCACGGACCTGCTTAAAGTCTCGGCAACCGAATAATTTGTAACATCCTCGATGTCCATTTGTTTGGGAAGTTTGCCCAGATTCTCTCTTATCCTGTCGAAAACAACGATAGTGTCGTGAACTGAAAATCCCAACACCGTCAGGACGGCTGTGATAAAAAGACCATCGACCTCAACATTTTTAAAATGACCAAGTATCGCAAACAGACCCACCAGTAGAAAGGCGTCGTGGAGCATTGCAACGACTGCGCTAACTCCGAAACGGAAGCTAGAGTACGGCTTTGGAACATTTCTAAAAGCGAAAGCTATGTAGGCCATAATACCTACAACCGCCCAGCTTAGTGCTACAAATGCGCTTCTTGTGGTTTCTGCTCCTATAGATGGACCGACTGTTTCAAATGAAAGCTGTTTAGAATTAGGAAAAACTGCAGAAACTGCTTCTTTGATTTCATTATTTCTCTGCGCTTCTACAGGTTTTGTACGCACACTATATTTAACATCAATGCTTTTTTGCACATAAACCTGTCTGAGATCTTCCGGGTTTATACCCGATTCAAATTCATATCTAAAAACCGATCCTCCCGTAAAATCTACCGACATGTTTAATCCCCAGACTAACAGGGCAACAATACCGGGAAGAATGACAACAGCTGAAAAGACGAGGTACCAGATTTTGTATTTCATTAAATTACGCATTTTTCTTTTCTCCCCGCACGTTGGCAAACTCTATGAAAGTCCTCACAACAAATATTGAGCTAAACAACGAGACTGCAATTCCTATGGCCAAAGTCAATGCAAAACCCTTAACAGGACCTGACCCAAATTGGAACAATATAAAGGAAGTAATAAGAGACGAGATGTTGGAGTCTTTAATAGAATTCCAGGCACGGTCAAATCCCAAATGTATCGCGAGGTTTTTCGGCTTTCCCCAAAATAATTCTTCCTTTACCCTTTCAAATACAAGTACGTTCGCGTCAGTTGCCATACCTATCGAAAGGATAAATCCCGCGATGCCGGGGAGAGTAAGAACGACCGGAACCAGTTTAAATATCGCGAGCGTAAGAACTGAATATATAAAAAGGGCGACTCCCGCGAGTATTCCCAATCTACCGTATCTGAATATAAGAAATAGGACAACGAGCAGTAAACCGACACCTGCAGCAAAGAAGCTTTTTTGAACCGATTCGGCACCAAGAGTTGCACCGATAGTTTCCTGCTCCAACACTTTCACCGGAACGGGCAATGCTCCTGCTCTGATTTGAATGCTCAAACTCTTAGCTGTTTCGAAAGTAAAATCCCCGCTTATAACCGGGTCGTCGGTAAGACCCTGCGCAAGATCGGCACTCACTACCGGCATTGAAAGAGGTACACCGGTCTCATCTAAATAAAGGGCGATAGGCTTATTTACATTTTTCTTTGCAAGCTCAGAAAATTTTTCGCGGCCTTCATCAGAGAATCTTAATTTGATCTGAGGTTTACCCTGATTTTGAATGTCGGTCTGATCTGCAACAACTACGTCCGCACCTTTTAGATCGGCTCCGGTAATGCCTGTGTTTTCCCATGAGTCGGGGGTGGTGTAATACTCGAACATCTTGTCCTCACTCCACTCGTTCTCGGGCTTTAATTGTTTAAAAGTAAGCTGGGCCGTCTGTCCTATAAGGTTTACGGCTTCAGTAACGTTGTCCAACCCGGGGATTTCTACAAGAATTCTGTATTGATCCCCACTCTTTGTGGTTGCTACATAAGGTTCGGTAACACCGAGCAGGTCTACTCTTTTTGAAATTACATCCTTGGCAGATTCCAAAGCAATATCTCTTTCGCCGGCATCAATTTTTGAAACATCGGCTTCCAGTACTATTCTGATACCGCCTTTTAAATCCAATCCCTTTTTAAAATCACGGAGGTCTTTTTTAAATTTGCCGCCGCTAAGTTCAATGTTGTATCCACCGATGGTCGTGTCCAGCCCGATAAAACTGTTATTCATTTTTATCGGCGTTCTGGGTAGAACAATAAGTAATGCAAGAGTAGTGAGGGCAGATATTAAACCTAAGCGTACATATATATTTTTAAACATACTCAGAGATTATATAGTTTATGACTGGTGGGTGGCAATCACTGAAACAAACTCTTCTTCGTCTCCTATGAGCATTGCCCTGCTTTGGGACAATATCTTCATGATGAATTGGTCGTTAGTTCTTTTTCTGTAGTTGAACTCTTCATCATCCATCACTGAATAATTTATTTCTCTTCCGGTAACAGTTTCGTTTTCTTTAATAACCTTATCGAATTCCGTTTGATCAACCGTCCCTACTATAAAAAGATCTACATCCAAAGCCGTGGATTGGCGGCCGCGTAAATATGAGCGTGAAAGAATGGCGTACGTAATGTTCCCCAATTTCTTTTGTCTTTTAATAATTTCTGCACCTACACCATCGTCTTTAGCCAGTATCGAAACAAGATCGGGAAAAAGAGGATGCATAACATCAACCGTATAAAATATTTTATTAGAACTTTGCCTTTTTGTAAGAAGGCTGATTGAAATTAAATTATCCAACTCTCTTCTTACGGCATTTATCTCTGCTTTCACTGCACGGACAATTGCACGCACGTGGTAGGACTTAGTGGGATTAAGCAACAACAATTTCAGGATCTTGACCCTGACTTCTGACACAAATAAGTTTTTTAACATATTTTGACCTTTTTCCGGGCAGCAGTTCTCCGGGCTTTCAACCCCGGAAATAAATTACCCTTCATCCGCGGATGTCACGGGCCTCACGGCCTACTTATAGACTACCTGGTCAACATTGCGGTCAGGAACAATGCCGATCCAAAAATTTCCACGGTTGAATTCCATTTCGTTACCGGCAGTATCATAGAAAATCGTTCTTTCGTCGCGTCCCGCTTTGGACCAAGTAGAATCAACTACTTTACCGTCGATAAATACCAGAGCTTTTCCGCTTCCAAGAAGTTCGTACTCGAGCCTGCTCTTGTCGTCTCCGGCAATTGAAGATTCAACTGCAAACTGAATTATCAGGTTTTTAACGGCTACCTGCTCTTTTGTTTCCTGGTCTAATTGAGGTATTGGTTGGTCGCTGGCATCTACGCCTGTGTACCTTAAATAGGTGTTGGTCGTAGGATCAAACTTGAAAGCTCCGGTGTAATCACCGTGATACCAATAGTCTATTGTTATATCGGTAGCGGAAGAAGAAGCTGCGTACTTGTTTGGATTATCCTTAAAAAGCCAGGGTCGCACCGTGGTCTGGCCTTCCCATCCAACTCCGTTTGTGTATTCGGTATGCTCATATGCCACATCTCTCGGGTTATCTCTCCAAACACAGCCGTCACACACAGAAGTAATAGTTGCGCCACCTCTAAAAAGACTTCTCACCGGCCAGTTCTCGATAGCAAAAAGTGCCTGGGGAGAATAGCCGTCGTGCATAATCATGGCATCGCCCAGCTCTTTAACTAAAACAAGATAATATTCGCGGGTACTTCTTACAGGACCAATCTTTTCAGGAGTATTGGAGTAAAAGAAAGTTAAAAATCTCGTGATACCACCCTCTGCTACCACTTCGTAAACAATATCGGCATAAATCAAACCTGATTGGGGACGGGCATCCAGGTGGTTGTTCATCATTACACCGAACGGTCTGTCCTCAAACCAATTAGCTGCGGTCTCCGGAAACATTTTTCCCGTTAAGGGATTCATGATTTCCGTGACTTTTGTTGTAGGTTCATTTGAATTTGGATTTGGAACTACAGGATTTTGTGCATTTTCCTGGCTCTTTATATACCAGTAACCTCCGCCTAACAGCGCGGTCACTATAAAGCCGAGAATGACGGACATTAGGAAACCTATTTTTTTCTTTTTT
>Ga0075608_120_pt1 | contig 10932 bp, 8 predicted proteins | sample RifGroF2_FD_68362 | JGI IMG/M metagenome (GOLD analysis project Ga0075608, IMG submission 68362) | candidate division WWE3 bacterium GW2011_GWF2_41_45
GTATATGGAACTTATTGCAGAAAAAAGAGAAAAACTTGGTAAAGCCTCGAAAAGCCTAAAGAAAACGGGCTTTATGCCCGCTGTTATATTCGGAAAAGGCTTAGAATCCCAATCTATAACAGTACCTCAGGTAGAGGTTGAAAAGGCCTACAACGCGGGCGGAGAAACTACCCTTATAGACATAAAAATAGGCAAGGAAACTGAAAAAGTGCTTTTTAAAGAAGTGCAGGAAGATCCCCTTACCGGAAAAATAATCCACGTCGGCTTTTACAAACCCAACCTTAAGGAAAAGACCGAAGCTCAGGTGCCGGTCGAAGTAATAGGCGAGGAAAACAACGAATTCTTAAAGACCGGAGGCGCTATAGTCTTAATACTCACTAACGAAATAGCCGTGGAAGCTTTACCTATGGACCTTCCCCACGCATTTATAGTCGATGTGTCTAATATGCAGATCGGCGATGTGGTCACGGCAGGACAGCTTAGCTACGATACCTCCAAAGTGAGCCTGGTCGACCTTGAAGCCGGAGATATGGTAATTAAGCTGGATAAGATCGAGGAACAGGTAGAAGAAGAGATCGCCGTAACTGAAGAGGAAGCTCTTGAGAAGATAGAAGCCACTGAAGAGAAAGAACCTGAAGAAGGCGAAGGGGGCGAAGAAGGTAAGGAAAAGAAAGAAAAGAAGGAAGAAAAGTAAATTCCCCTGACAAGTTTCCCCGACAGTTAACCGCTTAAGTTACGCTATTAAACTCCCGGCCACTCTGATTTTGCCAGTATAGGTTGTTTCACCAAACCTTTTTCCAAAAATTCCCCCCAAATTGTTTCCGTTACAAAAGGCATAAATGGGTGTAACACCTTTAAGCAATTTATAAGAAGATAAGAAAGATTCTTCAGCCCCGTTATCCTCAACGCGGGATCTTCCCTTAACTTAACATCTTCAATATAGGTAGAGGCCAGCTTGTCCCACATATAGTGATAGATGGCATCCCCGGCATCTGAAAATCTGTACTTGCCCAGTGATTTATCCACGGTATTCACCAGTTCTTTAAAATCGTCGTACATTTCCAGATCCGTCGAACCTTTGGCTAAGTCGCTGTGCTTAAAACTTTTTAAATCTTCTGCTGTCAGATTTTCCTGCTCCGTCAGCATAAATAAGAATCTGACCATGTTCCAAATTTTGTTCGAGAAGTTTCTGTAAGACAAAACCTTGTCTTTTGGGAATGCAAAATCTTTTCCGTTGGCGGTCCCGCTTATTAATCCCATCCTCAAAGCGTCGGTACCGAACTCACTCTGGTACTCTTCGGGGTTAATAACGTTTCCCAAACTCTTGCTCATTTTCTTGCCGTCCAAGGCCATTACCCTGCCGTGAAGGTAAACATCTTTAAAGGGCGGTTTGCCTGTAAGGTATATTCCGAACATTATCATTCGGGACACCCATCTTGTGATTATCTCCCAGCCTGTTTCCAGAACATCCGTTGGGTAGAAATGTTTAAAATCGTCCGAGTCAGGATACCCTAACGTGATCAAAGGCCACTGCCCGCTGGAAAACCACGTATCAAATGTGTCGGTTTCGGGTAAAAATCTTTCCCCCGGAGAATCTTTTTGAATGACATACTTTGCACTATTAGGGGCAAATAGAGACTGCAGCCCTGAAGAAATCTCGCCTATTTTGTGTTCCTGCAAAAGTTCTGCAACTTTCCCCGAGATAGCCTTACCGTCTTTAATAAAAGTCACGAATAAATCGGGGTTCTCATCAACGCTATACCACGCCGGAACTCTTATCCCCCAAACTATCTGACGGGAAATCGCCCAATCCCTCATATTCTCCATCCATCTCGTGTAAGTTATTTCCTGCCACTTAGGATAGATTTTTACACCGCCGTTTTTTACAGCATCCAAACCGGCCTTCTTCAAACTTTCCACTTTTATAAACCAATTAGGCATCACCAGCTGCTCAATGTAATCCTCAGTTCTGTAATCAACCGGTACAGGGTGCACGTAAGAGGTATCGATTTTTTCCATCGCCCCCATCTCCTGAAGATCTTCAACGATTTTGGCTCTGGCATCTAAAACTTTCATTCCCGCATATTTTCCCGCCAACGCCGTCATTTTTCCGTCAATCCCGATTACCTGTTTTACTTCCAGCTTATGTCGCAATCCTATCTCATAGTCATTTTTATCGTGGGCGGGGGTAACTTTTAAAACTCCTGTTCCAAAAGAAGGGTCAACATAGGAATCACCTATTACAGGTAAGCTGTTTTTTCCCGTAACATCCTCAAAAACAATTTCTTTCCCGATGTAATCTCTGTAACGGGGATCTTCCGGGTTAACCGCCAACGCCGTGTCCCCAAGCTTGGTTTCCGGTCTTACCGTAGCCACTGTTAAAGGACCGTATTTAATATAATAAAGGGGGTCGGTTCTTTCTTTCATCACGATTTCGGCGTCCGAAAAAGTAGTGCCGTACTTAAAAGAGTAATTAACAACGTAGTCGGAACGGTAGATGAGGCCGTCTTTAACCATTTTTTCAAATGTGCTCACGACGGTGTTAATGGATTTTTCTTCGAGAGTAAAAGTGTAGCGGGACCAATCAACGCTCGCCCCCATATTTTTAATTTGCTCTTCGATTAAAGATTTGTTATTCAAAACAAATCCCATCATCATTTTGTAAAAAGTGTCGTGGTCGTAATCAAAGCGCGATTTTCCTTCTTTTTTGAGCTCCCTCTCGTAAGTGGTCTGAGATTCAAAACCTGCGTGATCCGTACCGGGGACCCATAGAGCCTCGTAACCCCGCATCCTTTTCCAGCGTATTAATAGATCCTCAATAGCTATCATCAGCGCGTTTCCGACGTGCATCTTTCCTGATGCGTTCGGAGGAGGAAGTATTATTGTGTAGGGTTTTTTACCTGAAGTTGAGTCCGCTTTAAAGGCCAATGCGTCTTCCCATTTTTTAAGGACTTCGGGCTCTTTTATTTTATGTTCGTACCTTTTATCCATAGTTTATTGCCTGAGATTATCACAAAAAACGTGCCAGCTCAATCAAAAAATGGTATATAATAAGTCAATGCGTTACAGCCAGACAATCGGAAAAACTTTAAAAGAAGCTCCAAAAGATGAAACAAGTAAAAACGCCCAGCTTTTAACCAGAGCCGGATACATCAGTAAAGAGATGGCCGGGGTCTATGTTTTTCTTCCTTTAGGATTAAAAACACTGAACAAAATTGTTGAGATTATCAGAGAAGAAATTGTGGCTGTCGGTGGTCAGGAACTCCAAATGACCGCTTTGCAAAACCCCGACTCCTGGAAGAAATCCGGAAGATGGGGCGATGATGTTGTGGATATTTGGTTTAAGACAAAGCTTAAGAACGACACCGAGATAGGACTGGGCACTACTCACGAAGAACCGTTGGCAGCTTTAATGTCCCGCCAAATAAATTCTTACAAAGATCTTCCATCCTACCCTTTTCAAATCCAAACTAAATTCCGAAATGAAGTCAGAGCAAAAAACGGACTTTTAAGAACCCGCGAATTCTTAATGAAGGACCTTTATTCTTTTAACAAAGACGAAGAAGAGCTCGATGTCTTTTACGGGAAAGTCACCGAAGCATATTTCAAAATATTTTCCCGCGCGGGAATCGGAGAACAAACCTATCTTACCTTTGCCAGCGGAGGAACCTTCAGCAAGTACAGCCATGAATTTCAAACGGTATGCGAATCGGGGGAAGACACAATTTATATAGACCGCAAGAAAAAAATAGGGATTAACAAAGAGGTTCTGACCGGCGAAGTTTTAGCGGACCTGGGCGTTAATAAAGAAGACCTTGAAGAAGTCAGAGCGATTGAGGTCGGTAATATTTTCAAGCAAAAAACCAGATTTTCCGAACCTCTCGGACTTTTCTTTACCGATGAGGAAGGGAAGAGAAAGCCGGTCATAATGGGCGCTTATGGAATTGGCCCCGCAAGACTTATGGCGACTGTTGTAGAACTGTTCGGAGACGATAAAGGAATTGTCTGGCCTGAAAGCATTTCACCCGCAAAACTGCACCTTGTGGGCTTAAATCTCGAAGATGAGGGGACTGCTGAAATTGCAGAAACCGTTTATAAGACACTAATGCAAAATAAACTTGAAGTTCTTTTCGACGATAGGGAAGATGCTACCGCAGGTACCAAGTTCTCGGACGCCGATCTTATCGGTATCCCCTACAGAGCCGTGGTCTCCCGAAAAAACGGTACAAAAATAGAGCTCAAAAAGAGAACGGAAGAAAAATCCGAGTTGTTAACTTTGGAAGAGTTACTCCAAAAAATTTCTTAACTTAAACAAGCCCCATTATATTCAAAGACGGCTCGGCTTTAATCTCATTTAACGCTTTCGTAACATTATTGAAGTAAGCCGCCGAAGCGATGTAGACGGCATTGTCGGTGCACAATCTTGGTTCCGGAATAAACAAACTCACACCTGCTTTCTCCGTTTCCTTTTTCAAACTCTTACGTAACCGTGAATTAGCAGAGACGCCCCCTCCCACCAACAAGCTTTTTACACCGAAGTTATTTACTGCCTTCATAGTTTTGGCTGTAAGAACATCCACAACCGCCTCTTCAAACTCCCTGGCCGTGCAGGGAACTTCTCTTTCACCTGAATCCAGGTATCTTTTCACCGCTGTTTTTAAACCTGAAAAAGAAAAATCGTAATTATCCTGATCCAGCATGGGGCGGGGAAACAATTTTGCAACCCCCTGCTCTTTACACTCCAGAGCTTTTTTTGAAAGGAGGGCTCCTCCTAAATAACGCGAGATGCCCATCATTCTTGCAACCTTGTCGAAGCACTCGCCCGCTGCGTCGTCCATGGTACCTCCGAGATAAACTAGGTCTCCGTGCCCTTTCATTAAAACAAGGTCTGTATGTCCGCCGCTCACTAACAAACACACTGCAGGAAAAGTAATACCGGAAGGGTTCCCGGTAAAGTTGGCGTAAATGTGCCCCACAAGATGATTAACCGGTATAAGAGGTTTTTTCCAGGCCATTGATAAAGTTTTGGCGGCAGTTACTCCGACCACCAAAGAACCTATCAGTCCCGGTCCTACGGTTACCGCCAAAGCGTCGATTGAGGCAATAGCCTGCTCCTTACCGGAACAGCCGGTCTTTTCGCAATAATCTTCAATTGTCCTTTCCAATACAGGAAATATAAACTCCAATTGTTTTCTTGAAGCAACTTCAGGTACAACTCCGCCTGTTTTTTCGTGAAAATCTTTGGACGAGGCTACTACCGACACCAGCTCTTTTACACCGTCTTCAACAACAGCGCACGCCGTCTCATCACAGGAACTTTCTATAGCCAATATTTTCATGGGGAAAGAATACCTTAAAACTTTTCTTATTTAAACCCCGGCACTACTTGGGAGATATGATTTCAGCCTTCGCTGCCTTTAGAGCACTCTCGCTGGCAATCTTTATATCCAGAGGTGAGGCAAGAACCGTGTTAACAGCTCCCTTTAAAGCGTTGACGTAGACATCATTACCGGCGCGTGAAGCGAACGGCGAGGTCTTAGCATAAGTAGCGGTTTCCAGTATAGGCTTAAGATAGCTTCCGTAAGGACCTGTGGAAACCTGATCTTTTAAAGAAACCAGACTGAAAGGGGCGCCGTAGGTTCGGTATCTCGACGCCGCATTGAAAATCGCCAACTGAGAATCTTCCTGAGCCAGGAAGTTTATAAATTCCCACGCAGCGTCTTTATTCGGGCTGGCCGCGGGAACCGCATACATCCAAAAGCTTGCCCAGGAAACAGGAGTCTCCAAAGTAGCCTGAGGAACCGGAGCAACGCCGACCTGAAGATCGGGGCGGGCTTTTAAAATATCCAGCAAATTCCAGCTGGGTACAAATATCATGGAAACTCTTTCCTGGCCAAAAGCTGCGGATGCTTCGGGAAAGCTATCGTCCCATCCTTTATCTGATTTACTAAAGAGAATGTAGAAAGCCAGCGCATCCCTTGCAGGTTTGCTGTCAATTCCGCCGGGAACTTCAACGCCCGCCTGAGCAAAAAACGTCCCAAGTATATCGGAGAAGAAGTCTATGTTGTTAGCTGTTCCCATAGCAGCTCCTGCTCTTGTTACAACCCCGTTCTCATCTCTTTTAGTTAAGTTAAACGCGAGTCTCCTAAACTCTTCCCACGACGTCGGGGGTGATAGCTGGCCCTCTTCTTCAAAATGCTTTTTGTTGTAAACAAGGGCGATTCCATCGTAATACATGGGGAGCGCGTAAACGTTGCCGTCAAAAACAGCACTGTCTTTTGCAACCGGATAGTATCTTTCTGTAAACTGAGCTTCGTTTATAACTTTCGAAGGTGCGGGAGCAAGAGCACCTTTTAACGAGGGTACCCAGGTGTTGTGGACTAAAAACACATCGGCAACATCGGGCTGGCTTATTCTTCCGACCAAAGTTTCCTTATACTGGGAAGCTTTCATTATTGATCTATCGTCGTATCTGATATCCACGTTGGGGTGCGTCTCTTTGTATTTGGCAACCAGCTCCGTCATTACCTCCGGATTTTCCCACAGCCCCCAAACATTTAAAGTTACGGGGCCTCCCGGTAAAATACCGCCGCTTCCTCCGAATAACTTACCCACTACAGGTAAATCCTGAAGAGTACAAGCTGTAAGTAAAAAGGGGATAGCTAATATTAGGGCAGTTAGTAAGAGCTTATTGCGCATTAAAAGAATTATATATAAATATCAATTTCTTTGTCCATAGGCATACTTCCAGGAGAGACCCAGGATGAGGAAAAACAAAAGTGAGGTTTGGTGCATTGTCCAGAAATAATGGTCAAAACTCATTAATAAAAGCAGTACGGACATGGTCAGGAAAAAGGGCACCGCATCTTTCCGGAATACCCCGGCGTATGCTTCAAAAAATATAAGCAAAAATATTACAAAGGCAAAAACACCCGACTCGGCAAGTATTAAAGCAAATACGTTGTGCACGGGCTGGGTAAATCTAATATCATCGGTAACCTGGAAGTCGTCCACGTACGAAGTAAAATTATTTGCCCCGACACCGAGCAACGGAAACTCCCCCGCAACCCTGTAACTCGCCCCCAGCAAACTATCTCTCCTGTAAAAAGAGGCGCTGTCGTATGAAAAAGGCAAAAACGGAATTAGCAATATGAGCGATGCCCCAAAAAGATACAGATACATTATGTGCTTCTTATCCGGAAGTATTTTGTATAAAACTAACGTTAAAAACAACGCAGCCCATGTAAACAAACTAAACGTGAGAATTAGCGCCAGCATCCCTAAACAAAAAGACACAAGACTTAACCTACTTCGGGGAATCCAAAAAATAGCCAGCACCAGCATAACTGCCAGATATCCTGCCAATACATTAGGGTGCCGGAACAACCCCATCGGCGGAAGAATTGTAGTGCCAAAGAAAAACTCCTTTGTTATTAAAGGGCTGGACATTGAGTAAGGCTGCTCTCCCAAAAAAAGGTAACTATCGAAAACGGATCCTTTCACTAAAAACTGCGTTATAGACAAAACACTGATAAATAAAAATTGGATTGTCAGAATTTTTTGCAGGAGTACGCCGTCCTTTTTAATATCTATCCAAAAATATGCGTATACCGCAACCATCGAATATAAAAAGATTCTAAACAAAAACCAAAGCGACGGAAGAATTCTTGAAGCAAAAAGGGAGGATAAAAAAAGTATTCCCAAAAAAATACTTAATTTTTTAACAGGGCCTTGCAGACTTATCTTTTTTCTTTCAAAAATAACTGCAAGTAAAAGAGCAAGCGCTAAAATGTCCTGAATATATAAAGTGGGAACAAGATAATCCACAAGATTGCCGTAAACATAAGAGCCGGAAAATTCGAAGTGCTTACCGAGATTTACAGGTAAAACTGCGGCCAGGGCAAAGAATAATATTTTTGAGACTTGTATCTTCTTCATTTACCTCAGCTTCTTTGAGGCAGCGTAAGAAGCGGTTATGAAACCATCGTTCAACTTCGGCAGTTCTTGTACATTCAAAGCTTTTGCAATTAGATAATCCGCTAAATGAGGATTTTTTGCAAGTATTGGCCCGTGAAAATAAGTGCCGATGCAATTTCCCAGAATGATACCTTCGGAACCGTCTTCGGAGTTATTGCCGTGGCCGTAAGTAACGCGCGCGAAAGGTTCCGCGCCGGGGTCCAGGTATGTCCTACCCCCGTGATTTTCAAAACCCACAATTCTGTCTTCCAAAAAATTTACATTTTTGAAAACAGGATCGGAAGAAATTTTTCCCGTCAAAGTTGCCCGGACATTACCTATACAACGCGGCTTATTTTTTCCGAAATGAATTGTATGTGCTTTAAAAATACCCAACCCCTTTAACTCCTCTCCGTCAGAAGCTCTGTAATAATCGCCCATTAATTGGTATGAACCACAAACAAAAAGTCCTGTCTTTCCTGAGGTCACGTAGTCCAGGAGAAAAGGCTTTTTTTCTTCCAAAAAATCCCCGTAGATGGATTTTTGAGACGAATCAGGACCTCCCCCCATAAATAACAAATTTATCTCTGACAAACGATTGTGGGAGGTAAGTTTTCCTTTATCGATTAAGAGGACCTCGCATTCAATACTTCTTCCGAAGCATCTTGCCGTTAACACTTCAACATTTCCGTTGTCTCCGTAAAGATTCAGGTCTTCTTTGTACAAATATCCTATTAGAAGTTTGCTCACAGTATTTTCCTTCCTACCAGCATGTTTCTAAAATCCAACATAACGGAACTTTTTCTTTTTATTAAGTTTGTGATGGACTGCACTGAAGCCGACACGTTTTCTTCGGGAATAAACACCTCTGCATAATCAAGCCTGACAGCCATATCGTAAACGCGACCGCCGGAGACATAAATTTCCTTGTCTTTACATGCGGAAAAAATGACGGAAGGGTCCACATCATATATCCAGGAAACATCACGTCCGTCCGGAATGTTATCGTTCAAAATAAAAAGTAACGCGTCGAATTCGCTCTTTCTTTTTTCAAAAACTTTCAAGTTGGTTGTAAGACTCGCAGGATTTTTAGCTAAAAACAAATGAAAGTTAACACCGCCCGAATTGATAATTTCTCCTCTGCCGTAAGCCGCCTGAAAATCCGACAGAGCTAAAACTCAACGTTGCTAATGCTGCTTTTATGTTCTTAATGTGAAACTTCGACGTCAGGTCTGCCTGCAATAATTTTTCAGAAATACTTTCTACATCCAGTATCTCCGCACCTGCAGGAAAAAACATGTTTCTAAAGTAATCAAAAGATTTATCCAAAACCACAAAGCTTACATTACTTTCTTTTAAGGATTCCTCCCATCTGGAAAGAATAAGATCGGTCTCCCCATAGCGGTCCAGCTGATCCCGCGAAAGGTTCAGAAGCACCACTCCTTTGACACGCATTTGATTTAAAACCGAAGGAAGTGAAAACTCATCGACCTCCAAAACTGCATAATCGGCTCGGCGTTTGCTAAAAATCGGCGTTCCCTGTAGCAGTGCCGACACTAAACCGTTGGTTAAGTTTGCTCCGGAGGAATTAGTAATAACTAAGAAGCCCCTTCTCTGTAAAACGTGGTGAAGCATTTTGGTTGTGGTTGTTTTTCCGTTAGTCCCTGAGATCAGCAAGGTTCCTAGAGACGGAGCTATTCCGGGGTCAGATAAAATACCGGGATAAATTTTCAGAGCAAGGTGCCCCGGCCAAGTTCCTCCGGAACCCAAGCCAAATAGTTTAATAAAAAATCTAAGAAATCTTGTAATTAGTAAAGTTAAAATTAACATTTATTATCCCCATTATATTTCATTAAGTTTTATATATACATATTCAATTTGTGGACGGTCTTTGCATTCGGCGTAGTGTTAACAAATAGTGTGAGTGCTTCCTGTGTATAGCTGTCGAGGCTTTAGATACCTGATTAAATGGGGTCCCGTTCCGTCATTTATCGGTGTGTGGCCTTTTAGTTTTGTTGAAAAGTAACACATCTTTGGGGATAGCTTTGTGCACAAGTTCAGGTACTTATCCACATATCCCGTAGTGTTTTACTATTTTATGCACATTACTCAGCTAAGGTTAGCTTCACGTTTACGATGTCCTGATGTATCTTTCCCGCCTTCGAAACATGCTCCTCGATGGTTCTCACTCCGTGCATTATTGTGGTGTGATCCCGGCCTCCAAGAAAGTCACCTATCGTCATGTAAGGGGTGTCAGTCATTTCTTTAATTAAAAACATTGCTACCTGACGTGGAATTACTAGATCTTTTGTTCTCCTCTTTCCTTTAATATCCGGGGCTTTTACGGCATAGTAAGCGCAAACTGCTTTTAAAATGTCATTTACATTGATATTTCTCTTTTGATTATTTCTAATATTTTGACCTAAGGCTGCCGCTGCGGATTCCCTTGTGGGTTCTATTCCTGCTGCCATGGCGCTTGTTATAACCTGCATATAAGCACCTTCCAGCTCCCTGATATTTGTTGTGACGTTTTCTGCGATAAAATTAAGAACCTCGTTTGAAATATTGTGTCCCATTAAATCTCTTTTAGTCCTCAGTATTGCTGACCTGACTTCCATATCCGGTGCTTGTATATCCGCAATTATTCCGCTGCTGAATCTTGATGTGATTCTTTCTTCAAAACTGTTGAAGTCCTTTGGCGGTCGGTCAGACGTTATTACGATTTGTTTTTGTGCCATATACAAAGCATTAAATGTGTGAAAAAACTCTTCCTGTGTCGCCTCTTTTCCTATTACGAACTGGATGTCATCTATGAGGAATACATCGGCTTTTCTGAATTTGTTTCTAAAGTCGTTCGTTGTATATTTACCCAGACTTCCCTTTCCGTTTTTAATAGCCTCAATCAGCTCGTTTGTAAAAGCTTCGCCGGTTGTATACACAACGTTCATGCCGGGCTTGTTTTTTATTATTTCGTTG
>Ga0075608_126_pt1 | contig 8094 bp, 7 predicted proteins | sample RifGroF2_FD_68362 | JGI IMG/M metagenome (GOLD analysis project Ga0075608, IMG submission 68362) | candidate division WWE3 bacterium GW2011_GWF2_41_45
TGTTAAAAGAAGCCGCGGAGCTGGATGCAACGCAGATACATCTTTTACTTTCGCAGGTTAAAGAGAATTCGAACTCTATGCTCAAGATCGTTGCCGATATTTTGGATGTTTCAAAAATTGGAGCGGGACGGTTTGAGATAAACAAAGTGTACGCGAACCTTAATGACACCTTAAAAGAGGAGTGTAGCTACTTTAATCCTTTGGCGAAGGTAAAGGGAGTTAAACTGGAGCTTGTTTTAAATGAGAACTTTGGGAATTTCAGCTTTGACCCGGAACGAATAAAACAGGTTATGAACAATCTTCTTTCCAATGCCATAAAGTTTACCCCCGAGGGCGGTACGGTTACGGTGTCTGCTACCAGATTCGATCACCACGCCGAGGTTATTGTGTCTGACACAGGAATGGGTGTGCCCAAAGGAGAACAGAACCTTTTGTTTAAGCCGTTTAGCCAGACGTCCAACCACTCCAAAGTAAAAGAAAAGGGAACCGGTCTGGGACTGGTCATAGTTAAAGCCATAGTCGAGGCCCACAAGGGCGAAATCCGTGTAGAAGACAACAGTCCTACTGGAACTAAGTTTATTTTCAATCTGCCACTTTGAGATGCAATTAAATAAGAATTCTTTTAGAGAATATGATATACGCGGTGTATACGGTCTGGAGATCGACGAAAACCTCTTTTATCACATCGGAAAAGCTGTCGGCACCATTTACAGACGCAAGAACCTGACCGAAATAGTTCTCGGGATGGATAACAGGGTAAGCTCGGAGTCTTTGACTAAGAAACTATGCGAAGGATTATTGGGAACCGGGTGTAACGTTACTTTCGTCGGAACGGTTCCTTACCCATTAATACACTTTTTCACCACCACGCAGGGTTACGAAGGAGGCGTGTACGTGACCGCGAGCCACAATACCGCGGAGTATAACGGCGTTAAAGTTGAATTTGCCAAAGCGGAGCCGGTCTTCGGAGAAGGTATCCAGGAAATTGCCGGGATTATAGAAAAAGAAGCTTATATGTCCGGGAAAGGTTCGTTTGCCGAAAAAGATTTGATAGGTGAGTACGTTTCATATATTAAAGACAAGTTCAGTTTCAAAAAGAAGTTCAAGGTAGTACTAAACACGGGTAATGGCGTTACAGGCGGCGTTGCTAAGGAAGTCCTGGAGTCTTTGGGGGTAGAAATCGTTCCGGTTAATCTTGAGCTTGACGGGACTTTTCCCAACGGAACACCGGACCCAGAAGAACCCGAGTTTGTAGAGCACACGGTTTCTGCGGTTAGGGAAAGCCACGCGGATGCCGGTTTTGGATTGGACGGCGACGGCGACCGGTTTCTTATGGTAGATGAGATGGGAAAATCCTACGCTACTGACCGGGCGCTCCTTCTTTTCAGCAAACACATATTAAGTACTAACCCCGGAGCTACTATTGCGTACGATGTTAAGTGCACATCTCTCGCTCACGATGTGATTTTGAAATACGGCGGAACACCGGAGATAATGAGAACCGGCCGGTCATATTTTATAAAAAAGGTCACCACCAAAGAAGCCGTGTTCGGCTTGGAATTCTCCGGTCACACTTATTTTGGCGACAAGTACTTCGGTTACGATGATGGTATTTACGCCATATGCAGGGTACTGGAATTAATGGACGCTGAAACTAAGAGCATCTCCGGTCTTATGGAGGAATTTCCCGAACGGGTAAGTTCTCCTGAAATAAAAGTTTACTGTGCAGATGAGCTGAAGTTCGGTGTTGTAGAAAAGATCATCGAAGAAGTGAAGGCTTCCGACAGTTATACCAGAAAAAACTTTGTAGATGGGGTCCGCGCAAACGTTTCCGATACCTCCTGGTTTTTGATTAGGGCCAAGAACACCTCACCGTTTTTAGGTATAAGAGTGGAGGCAGAAAGCGACGGTGAGCTTAATTCGGTAAAAGACCGGGTCAACGGACTTCTGAAACCTCACAAACTGCACCTCTAGAACCTGTAACAGTTCCAAATGCTCAAAATTTGATATATCATTTCTTATATGAATAAAAATACTGCCCAAATACTGTGGTTCAAAGAAGTTGGTAAAAAAGACATTGGTTTGGTAGGAGGAAAAGGCGCCAATCTCGGCGAGATGGTTAATGCCAAGATCCCGGTTCCCGACGGTTTTGTTGTTACTGCAGGAGCATATTTTGATTTCATAAATTCCGGTTCCCTAAAAGAAAAAATAATGCACGAGCTTTCCGGGCTTGACGTAGACGACTCGAAAAAACTTCAGGAAGCTTCAAGAAAAATTAAGATCGCTATTATAGCAGCCGATATGCCGGGAGACCTTTCTTTAAAAATTAAAGAGTACTATCACAAACTTTGCGGCGAGAACGACAGGTACGTTGCCGTCAGAAGTTCCGCTACTGCCGAGGATTTGCCAGATGCTTCCTTTGCCGGACAGCAGGAGACATACCTTAATATTAAGGGATGGTCCGATGTTGTTAAGAAGGTGCAGGAGTGCTGGGCGTCCCTTTTTGAGGCAAGAGCAATTTTTTACAGGGCGACGAACAAATATTCACACATGAGGGTAGGAATTGCTGTTCCGGTTCAGCTGATGGTTCAGTCGGATTACTCGGGAATTATGTTCACGGTTAATCCTTTAACGAATAGCAAAGAAGAAGTTTCTATTGAGGCTGCTTTCGGGTTAGGCCAACCCGTTGTTTCAGGTGAAGTCACACCCGATCAATATATTATTAACAAGAAGTCCGGAAAAATAACTTCGAGATATTTAGCTAAACAAACCTGGCAGCTAACTTTGGCAGGAAATACTCCTATTTCTAAAAAATATCAGCAGGTTCAAAAACTGACCAATAAACAAATAGTTGAATTGGCACACATAGGTATAAAAATTGAAGAACATTACAAAAGACCTCAGGACATTGAGTACGGTATCGAGGACGGAAAGATATTTATAGTTCAGTCGAGACCTGTCACAACCCTTATACAAAAAGAAACAGAGATTGCCATCGACAGCGATAAAAAGGTCAAAGCCTTGTTGGAAGGTTTGGCGGCATCTCCGGGAGTAGGCGTCGGTAAGGTCAAGATTGTTAAAAAGCCCAGTGAAATCAATATTGTAAAAGAGGGCGACGTCCTTGTTGCTGAAATGACCAATCCAGATTATGTTCCCGCGATGAAAAGGGCAAGTGCCATTGTTACCGATCTTGGAGGAAGAACAAGCCACGCAGCCATCGTAAGCCGCGAACTGGGTATTCCTGCAGTAGTGGGCACAAGCCACGCTACAAAAATGCTCAGGGTTGGAGAATTGATTACAGTGGATGGGGCTGAAGGCAAAGTGTACGAGGGAGACATATCCGAAGTTAAAGACGTAAAAAAATCCAAACTAGATTTGGAACACATTAAAACAGCTACCAAAATTTACATGAATCTGGCCGAGCCCGAACTTGCAGACGAAATGTCCAAGAGAAATGTAGACGGTGTGGGTTTGCTTAGGGCGGAATTTATAATGGCTCAAATCGGTAAACACCCGATGAAATTTATTAAGGACAAAAAGCAAAAAGAATTTATTGCGCAGCTGGCGACCGGTCGTTTACAGATTTAACGATTTCAAATCAAACGAATACGCAAATCTCGTCGGAGGAAAAGAATTCGAGACCGAAGAGCCTAACCCGATGATCGGGTACCGCGGCGTTTCAAGATATCTTGCTGAACCTGAAGTATTCGAAATGGAAGTAGAAGCAATAAAAAGAGTACGAAATAAAAAGAATCTGAAAAACCTTTGGGTCATGATGCCGTTTGTGCGCACCGTAGAACAGTTCAGGGATGTTAAAAAGATGTTAAGCGCCGCAGGTTTGAGAAGAAGCGGACTTTTTAAGTTCTGGATGATGGTCGAAATTCCTTCCAACGTTATATTACTGGACGAGTTTTTGGACGAAGGAATTGACGGAGTTTCAATCGGAACAAACGATCTCACAATGCTTACGCTGGGTGTTGACCGCGATAACGAGAAAGTCGCCGATGCTTATAGCGAGATGAACCCTGCAGTACTTAAATCTCTTGAGAAAATCGTAACAACCTGCCGAAAACGAAAAGTTACATGTTCCGTATGCGGACAGGCACCTTCGGTTTTCCCCGAACTTGTTGAGATGCTCGTTGACTGGGGTGTGACCTCGGTTTCGGTAAGTCCCGATGTGATAGAAAAAACCAGAGAAATAGTTTACAACTCAGAGAAAAAAGTATTGGGACAGAAGAAAAAGTAAACGTTCGCAGAAGGAAACGATGCCAAAAATAAAAAGCATAACTTGCCAAAAAATACTGAACTCCAGAGGTGATTGGACTATTGAGACGAAAGTCACCTTAGATGACGGTTCTGAAGGCAGCCAGGCGATACCCGACGGTGCCTCTAAAGGTGAAAATGAAGCAGTTTATATTCCCGTAGATAAAGCTGTCGACATAGTAAGCACCGCGATAAATGACGTGTTAGAGGGGGAAGATCCGACGGAGCAGATTGTCCTGGACAAGATTTTGCTAGACATGGACGGGACCACTAATAAAAAGCACCTCGGCGGTAACAGCATTCTTTCGGTGTCCTTAGCTGCGGCAAAAGCTTCGGCAAAATCAAAGGGTCTGGAACTTTATGAATATTTGGCCCGTTTGTACACACCCAAAAAAGATCCTTCGGCGGAATTACAATTTCCCGTTCCAATTTTCAATATAATCAACGGCGGTTTACATTCTCACAACAACCTTTCTTTCCAGGAATTTATGGCAATCCCGTCGCCTTCGCTGCCTTTCGATAAAGCTCTGGAGATGGGAGTTAAGGTGTACCACAATCTTAAGGAAATTCTTATTAAGGATGGGTTGGACGTGGACGTTGGGGACGAAGGCGGCTTTGCTCCGAACAACCTTACTACAGCGAAAGCATTGCAATATATTTCCAAGGCTGCCTCTCAAAGTTATAAATTGGGCGAACAAATCTTTATGGGAATGGACGTCGCGGCAGGTTCTTTTTATATGCACGACGCGTATCTGATAAAAGAAGAAAAAAAGACTTTGAACAGCGAAAAGATGTCACAAATGTACGTCGACCTACTTACTACCTATCCGTTGATCTACCTTGAAGACCCTTTTTATGAGTCGGACGCCGATGCGTGGGCGAAATTTACGAAATCCGTGGGCAGCCGCTTGATGGTTGTAGGCGATGACCTTGTTGTTACAAACCCGAAATTTCTAAAGAGTGCTATCGACAGAAAATTGGCCAATGCGGTTATAGTTAAGCCTAATCAGGTTGGGACTTTGACCGAAACATTCGAGTTTGTCCGTAACGCCCAACAAGCCGGAATGAAAATAATAGTTTCACATAGAAGCGGCGAAACGGGGGAGGACACTTTTATTGCGGATCTCGCGATTGCCGTGGGAGCCGACTTTATTAAGTCAGGCGCTCCGGTAAGAGGAGAAAGAGTTGTTAAATACAACAGACTTTTGCAGATTTTTAACGCTCAGAAAAACTGATTACTCAATAGTGTAGGCAGCGTAATCTTTTGCCAAAGGAGTTTCTACGGTTGCTGTTTCTTCGTCCGAAAGATTTTCAAAATATTTTCTAAAACCCCTGATAGAATTTCCGTGACATGAGACGGCGATATTTATTTGGTGTTGTTTCATCAGCGGCACCATTTCGTCACAAAAAGACTTTACTCTTTCGCAAACCATCTTTATGCTTTCCCCGTCCTCAGGCTGGTAATCAAATGAACGTCTAATTTTTAACAGTAGCTCAGGATCTTCCAGTTGAATCTCCAGCTTACTTTTGCCCTGTAATACACCGTAGGACCGTTCTTTTATTCTTTCGTCGGTAGTTATTTCCAGAAGAGCGGTGTCCTTATTTAATAAACAGGCGATTTTCATCGTATCTACCGCTCTTATCTGGGGAGAGGACACTAACATTTGGATTTTCTTATCTTTTATTTTTTCTCCAAGTTCCTGTGCCTGTTCCTTACCTATATCTGTAAGAGCGGAATCTCTCCATCCGCTAAATATAAAGTTAGCGTTATCTTCCGTCTGTCCGTGTCTGAAAATGTACATCACGGGTTTGTCAGGGGATTCATTTTTGGGCATGACGTCGGCGCTTTTGTAGCTTAATAAGTTGAGGGCTCCGTCGACTTTCTTTTTGCCGTATTTCTTGTAGTAACTATCCAGAATGGCAGCATCTATCATTTTTAAATGCTAACACAAAATGTTATCATCTTGAAATGGACATAATTTCGGGAATAATTTCGTTTATTTTGCATATAGATGTTCACCTGGGTCAGTACGATACAGCGAAATATTTGATACTTTTTGGGATTATTTTTATTGAAACAGGATTCGTTTTTACACCTTTTCTTCCCGGTGACTCTCTACTTTTTGCAGCAGGGGCGTTGTCGGCAAAAAGCTCCCTAAATTTCAATGTTGTCACACTTTTCTTTTTATTGTGGCTGGCAGCCTTTTTGGGGGATACGGCAAATTATTGGATCGGACATTTTTTTGGAGAGAAAATTATCAGCAATCCTAAACTTCCCATAAAGAAAGAACATATCGATAAAACCCAAGCCTTTTACAATAAACATGGTGGTAAAACTATATTTTTAGCCCGGTTTATTCCTATCGTAAGAACTTTTGCCCCATTTGTCGCCGGTATCGGAAAAATGAGTTACAAACACTTCATAATGTATAACATTCTGGGCGGATTTGTGTGGGTAGCCTGTTTTCTTTTTGCCTCAGGTAAAAGAAAACTTTTCCCTGGTAGTCTTTGCCATCATTTTCCTTTCGGTGGTACCGATGCTCCTCGAGTTTATAAAAAGCAGATTACACTCAGGAGATAAAAAGGTTAATTCTTAAACCTTCTGATTACCCCTGTAACTACTCCCTGTATGCTGAGACTTTTAGGTTCTATAAAGATAGGATCCATTTTAGTATTTGCAGGCTGAAGTCTTATTTGCCCGCTTTTTTCGTGGTAGAGGGTCTTCAGTGTGGCAAACTCGTTGTCTATTAGAGCTACGATTATCTGACCGTCCCTGGCTGTGTTTTGCTGTTGAATTACCACGTGATCCCCGTCAAAAATACCCATATCTATCATCGAGTCGCCTTTTACCTGAAGAACAAAGCACCTTTTAGTTTTGGAAACGATGTCGGCGCTTACGGTTACGGTAGCGAGGGGGTTCTCATTTGCCTCAATAGGCTCACCGGCCGCAATATAACCCACAAGAGGCAACTCAACGGCCGAAAGAGACGTATTAAAGGTCCTGTCGAGTATTTCTATACCTCTGACTGACCCATCATATTTCTTAATAACGCCTTTTTTTTCTAAAGCCTGGATATGCTCGTGTACCGTGGCTAAGGATGAAAGATCCATGGAGTTGGCTATTTCCTGCAAAGTAGGAGAATGGCCGTTAACCTGAATATACTGGGAAATAAAGTCTAAAATTTGTTTCTGTCTTTTATAAAGGGTTACGGGGCTCATTAAGGATCCTCCTGTTTAAATAGTTACGGCTTTTCTTTGGTATTTTTATACTACCGAACATTATACGAAGATGTCAAGAAGAAAAAAATGCCGCGAAACTTTAAAAGGATTCGCGGCATGTGGTACCGGGCGGGGTCATGTGGGTGTGGATCCCTAAAAAAAGACGCCCGGCGGATGTGGTCTATCAAAATATTCTTGCCAGCCACCAAACTACAAAAGCAAAGACGTACGTTTGCCAGGAAGTTAATAGGATTCCAAGAATCTTAAAAAAATCTCCCCAGAAAACCATTGCCGCTGCTCTACGGGCTTCGGCTTCGTACCGTGCAGACGTAGCTTCGTCCATGATTCTCTCCTTTTGAGATTAAGACCTTCTTTTTTTAAAGCAAATATTTACCAAAGAAAACCCAAAAGTGTGATAAAATCTTTTTTGATGTTTAAACTAGTTTCTCCTTTCCAACCTACAGGCGATCAACCTGCGGCAATAGATCAACTCACAAATAAACTTGAGTCAGGTGTCAGGGACCAGGTGCTGTTAGGTGTAACCGGAAGCGGAAAAACTTTTGCCATCGCGAACGTTATCAAAAATGTTCAAAAACCGACCCTTATAATTTC
>Ga0075608_123_pt1 | contig 7545 bp, 8 predicted proteins | sample RifGroF2_FD_68362 | JGI IMG/M metagenome (GOLD analysis project Ga0075608, IMG submission 68362) | candidate division WWE3 bacterium GW2011_GWF2_41_45
TGCTATAATTGCACATACGATACCCGGTAAGGGTGTAGAATTTATGGAGTATAAATTTGAGTGGCACGGAAAGGTTCCATCCAAAGAACAGGCTTTGAAAGCATTGAAGAGTCTGGCATCGTTGGAGGGCAAAATAAAATCGGATTATGACTAATAAAACAAAAACAACTTTAAATATGAGCCTGATTCCTTTGGTAGTTATCGTCGTTTTGATGATAGGAGCAGGTTACTTTTTACTTCAGGGAGAAATAAAATTGCCGGGATTCAACAAAGGCACACAAATTAGAAGGCTCGACGGATTTCCTACGGTTGTAACGACCGCGATGCCTCTAGAAAAACAGCGCAGAATAATAAAGTCTCCTGAAGAGCTTGCTGAATTCCTAAATTACATCGACCCTACAGGGTTAACAGAAGTGAGGGATTCCGTAAACTTTGACCGGGAATTTCTATTGGCCGTATCTTCAGATCTTCAGGACGAGACAGGACATAAAATGAGAATTAAAAAAGTCTATGAAGACAAGAACGCTAAACACTTACTGGTCCTCATCGAAGAAACAGATAAAGGCGACAACTGCGAAGTCGAAGTTGAAGGAAATATAACAGCCGACGTTGTAGCCATATCCAAAACGGATTACGAAATAAGTTTTGACCGCGTCAAAAAAGTTGAGAACTGCGAAAAAGAAGAGGTTACGGAAGAAGAAACACAGCCTACCGAAGGACAATCCAGTCCTCAACAGTAAGTAGTAACGCACTGCCCGATGCTTAATAAAACACTAAATCTAAACGAAGAGGTATTTCTGCAGGACGCGGAACTAAAGTCCGGAAGAGATGCTTTCGGCGAATCAATTCTTAAGCTTGCAGAAGAGCACGAAGATGTTGTTGTCTTCACAGCAGACCTTGAAGAATCTTTACGACTGACTCCCTTCAGAAAAAAATTCCCAAACAGATTTATCGAAACAGGAATTGCCGAGCAAAATATGGCTAGTATGGGGGCCGGAATGGCTCTGTCGGGTCTTGTGCCTTTTATAACATCTCATGCGATATTCTCACCATACCGGAACTGGGATCAGATTAGACTTTCGATATGTTTTAGTAACGCAAATGTAAAGATTGTGGGCTCTCACGCAGGTTTTTCCAACAGCCCCGACGGAGGTGCCGCAGAATCTCTCGAAGACATTGCACTTACAAGGGTTTTACCCAACTTAACCGTGATAAGCCCGATAGATTACGAACAAACAAAAAGAGCTGTTGAAGAAATGTATAAAATGCGGGGACCCGTTTATTTAAGAATTTGCAAAGAGCACACCCCTCAAATAACAACCGGAAGCACGCCTTTTGAAATCGGCAAAACCTACACTTTGGTTGAAGGCACGGATGTTACGATATTTACTACCGGCGCTATTGCCTACGAAGCACTGGAGGCTGCAAAAATACTCAAGGCCGCGCACAAAATAAATGTCGAAGTAGTAGCTGTCCCCACTATCAAACCGTTAGATAAAGAAAATATTATAGGGTCAGCTAAAAAGACGGGGAGATGCGTAAGTCTTGAAGAACATCAAATTAACGGGGGGTTCGGTTCCGCGGTATCCGAAATTCTCGCGGAGGAATTTCCCGTACTCAACCTGAGAATCGGCGTCAATGACACGTTCGGAGAATCCGGTACTTACAAGGAGTTGAAGGACAAATATGGTATTAGCTCTCACCACGTTGTAGAGGCTATACTTAACATGTTCAAAGAAAAATAATATGGACCTGCTCACTATAGGCGATGTAGCCATAGATTTATATATGAAAATCGGTGCCAAGGACGGACTTCCGCTCGTGGAAGGGGGTACTGAACCTAAGATTTGCTTTTACCACGGCTCTAAAATCCCTGTCGAGCACTTTGAAACCGCAGTTGCTGGAAATTCCCTAAATGTAGCGGTCGGAGGCAAAAAACTTGGTCTGGAAACAGTAATTTATACCGAGATTGGTGACGATGAAAACGGAGAAAGAGTTGTAACCGAGCTGAATAACCACGGCGTGGAAACTACATTCTGCTCCAAAACCCCCGGCCACGATACTAACGTTAACAGCGTTATCATTTACGGTAACGACAGAACCATCTTCAGCTACCACGCGGAAAGAAATTACAAAATACTGGATTGGGAAAAACCCAAATGGATCTACTACACCTCAATGGGAAAGGGATTCGAAGATTTCCAGCACAAACTTATTGATTATGTAAAGCAAAACCCCGGTGTAGGCGTAGCGTTCAACCCCGGCACAATTCAGATGAAGCACGGTTTAAAAACTTTTGAGAATGTTTTAGAGATTACCGATATATTCTTTTTGAACCGCGAAGAAGCTATAGCTCTCGTTGGGAAAGGAGAAACCGAGGAACTTCATCAAAAACTCCATAAGCTCGGTCCTAAAATGACGGTCATCACCGATTCCAACAGCGGGGCTTCGTGCAGCGACGGAAGCAAAGTAACTTTCCAGAACAGTTATTCCGATGAGAGACCGATTGCGGATAAAACGGGAGCGGGAGACGCTTTTGCCTCAGCTTTTTTGTCGGCAATATTTTACGGAAAACCAGCGGAAACAGCATTGAAGTGGGGCGTGGTCAACGCCGGAAGTATTATAAAAGAGATAGGAACAACCAAAGGTCTTCTTACCAAAAAAGAAATTGAAGGTATTATTAAACAGATATGAAACCGCAGGAATTATTTAAAAAAGCAAGGGAAAAGGGCGTTGCCATCGGCGCGTTCAATGTGGGCAACCTTGAAACTTTTAAGGCGATAACACAGGCAGCTAAAAACCTGAAAAGCCCCGTTCTGATAGAGGCATCTCCCGGTGAAGCAAGTTTTATGGGGTTTAAACAGTTGGTGTACCTGGCTCGCGCATACGAAGATCAGATACAACTACCGGTAATCTTAAACTTGGATCACGGGGAATCCGTAGAGAGCATCCTGGAGGCAATAAAGGCCGGATTTGATTATGTCCACTACGACGGGAGCAAGTTCTCTTACGAAGAAAATCTTGAGAACGCAGCTATTGTCGTGGAAGAAGCGCACAAAAAAGAAATAATGGTCGAAGGTGAAATAGATCACATAGAAGGAAGCTCAGCAGACCACACAAAAGAAAATACTAAAATGTATTCCAAACCCGAGCTTTTTACCGACCCCAGGAAGGCTAAAGAATTCGCTGAAAAAACCGGCATCGATGTGTTCGCCAGCTTCATCGGCAATCTTCACGGAATATACGCTGACGTCATTCATCTCAACCTCGACAAATTAAAGGAAATAACTGCTGCACTTCCAAACACATACCTTTCCCTCCACGGAGGGTCCGGAGTTTATGATGACGATGTCAGAAACGCCATAAAGATGGGGATTGTAAAGGTAAATGTGAATTCCGAGCTAAGAGTAGCCTTCAAAATGACTCTGCAGGAGGAGATTGGCAAAACAACTGAAATTGCCCCTTACAAATACATGAAACGACCCATCGAAGAAGTTCAGAAGGTCGTGGAAACTAAAATGAAGCTTTTCGGTTCTCCCGAGCTTTTAAAATGAAATTACTAATCACACGCGAAATTCCCCAGGCAGGTATCAATATATTGAAGCAGTATAAAGATATTGAGCTTGATTACCGACAGGGACCTCCGCTGTCCGAAAAAGAACTGCTGGTAGCTGTGAAAGATGTCGATGCAATAATTCCGGCAGCCTCCGACAAAATAAATAAGAAAATTATCAACGCAGCGAAAAAATTAAGGGTGATTGCCGCGTATTCAGTAGGCTACGATCACATAGATGTTGACCACGCTACTTCGAAAAATATTTTCGTCGGAAACACACCGGGCGATCTTACCGAATCCGTCGCCGAACATGCGCTGGCGCTTATGTTATCAGCGGGTAGACGGGTTCCCGAGGCAGACCGGTTTTGCAGGACGGTTAATAATAAATATTGGGAACCGATGGACTTTGTCGGACCTAAAATAATGGGGGACACCCTCGGAATTATCGGTTTCGGAAGAATTGGTCAGCACCTTGCGCGTATGGCCAAAAACGGCCTCAACATGAGGATATTGTACACGGATGTAAACAGGCACCCCGAAGCTGAAAGCTTGTTGGACGCAGAGAAAGTAGAGCTCGATTATCTGCTCGAAAACAGCGATTTCATATCCATACACTGCAACCTCACGCCTGAAACCGAAAATATGATAGGAGAAAATGAATTTAGAAAAATGAAACCTCTCGCATACATAATAAACACCGCCCGGGGAAAGATTATAAACGAAGAAGCACTGGCCAGAGCACTAAAACAGGACTATATTGCCGGAGCTGCTCTTGATGTTTTCGCCAACGAGCCCGAAATACATCCTGATTTAAAATTATTGGATAACATAGTTCTCACACCGCACATAGGAAGTGCGACATGGGAAGCCAGATTACAAATGGCACGTATGGCTGCGGAAAATGTGGTGGATGTGCTAATAAGTAACAAGCCCCCAAGATATCTCGTAAATAAGGAACTCGTGAAAGAAACAGTCGCGTCCCTTATTTGATAAAATTACTCTGATGAAAGATTTTATATTTCGGAATAAACAAATATTTATCACGGGCGCAGTAATCGCCGGAATTTTTCTATTGATAATTCTCACCTCGTCATCACGGAAAGTTAGGGGTCCTATTCTCGCCCCTTCAGAAAGCAGCACCGGAAAAGAAGTGTTAACTAATCCCGGGGTTAACACAGGAAGTAATTACACACCAAAAGGTCTCTGGAACGCACCTTCGCTGTCGGATGAGCAGATAGTCGAGGAAGCACCGGAAGAAGAGCCTGCTGAGAAACCCACTGAAATTCTGGAAATCACTTTCGACGATCTGGGTTTTTCTCCTTCCTCAACAAACGGCCTCAAGTATCAGACAGTGAGATGGACCAACAGAACTGACAAAAGTATTTATCTGCAACAAATGAAAGATTTTTTTGAAGAGTTTAGAAAACCTGTAGAAATCGCGTCCGGTGGTACTTTGGAATTTGAACTAAACAGAATAGGTATGTGGGGCTACAAAGAAACTGACAGTGGAAAGATGGGGAGTATTTTTATACTTCTGACTAAACCGGAAAATTAATTTCCAAAAACATCACACTTTATACGCTGAGGGACATATTTCATTAAGCACGCATTCTCCGCACTTGGGTTTTCTTGCGGTACAAATATATCTTCCATGTAGAACGGCGCTGCCTGAAAAGTTTCTCCAATATTTTTTAGGCAACAGACTCATAAGATCTTCCTCGATCTTTTTCGGATCTTTTTGTGTTGTAAGTCCGAGACGGGCCGAAACCCGGGACACGTGAGTGTCCACTACAATGCCTTCCGCAATTCCCCACAATTCATGCATAATCACGTTCGCGCTTTTTCTGGCAACTCCGGGAAGTTTCATTAGTTTATTCATGTCGCGGGGAAGCGCACCGGCATATAAAGACAGCACCGTACGGGCGGCGGCAACAATTCTCTCCGCTTTTCCTCTGTAAAAATTTACCTGTCTTATTAAAGACGCTACCTCACCGGGATCCGCAGATGCCAGAGACTCCCAATTAGGATATTTCGCAAAAAGTGCGGGAGTGACCTGGTTCACCTTCTTGTCGGTAGTTTGTGCCGACAACATTACAGAGATAGCAAGCTGATACCCGTCCGAGTGCACAAGTTCTGTTTTGGGGGCCGGATGTTCTTTTTGTAAAAGCAGTGCAACTTTTTCTGCATGTTCTTTTTTGTCCATTTTAAAAAAGACCTAATTGGTTTTCGTCAGGCTGCTGTGGGGAGCTTTTTTTATCCTCGTCCGGCAACAATCCCAGTCTTTTCATCAGAGATTTAAAATTATATTTGCTCAATTCGGCCAAAACTTTTTCTTTGTCGTAACCCGGGTATTTGATATCACTCAACGTAACTCCGGCGGGTACATCCATAATAAGGGTCGCGAGTTTTTTGCTCATTAGTGCCTGCTCATAATTTTCCAATAATTTTTCTTTTAAGCTTTCAGGAGTAACCTTTTCAATATTTCTGTAAACATCTTCGACCGAGCCAAACTGTTCAATTAATTTAACTGCGGTTTTTTCACCGATGCCGTATACGCCGGGGATATTATCACTCGGGTCTCCTCTTAAACCTTTGTAGTCGGCGATTTTGTCGGGAGGAAATCCCAGCCTGGCAAAGACCTCGTCTTGTCCTACCCACTGAAGCTTACCTTGTTTGTCGGGAACCATGAGCATCACATTTTTTCCTGCCAGCTGCCAGAGATCACGGTCGTTTGATGCGATTATCACATCTACTTTTCCCGAGAAACCTAGCGCCAAGGTGGCAATAATATCGTCGGCTTCGTAACCATCAACCAAAACCTGCTTGACCCCGAACGCACTCAACATATCCAGGGTCTTGGGTATCTGTGACGCCAGAGAATCTTCCATCGGTTTTCTGTGCGCTTTATACGCTGTAAAATCTTCGACCCGGAAAGTGGGCTTTTCTCCATCGAGAGCTGCGACCAAATAGTCGGGCTTAACCTGGGTGAGCATGTTGATAAGCATAGAAGTAACACCATACAAAGCATTTGTAGGTTCTCCGTTAGCATCACGGAAAGAAGGGGGCAACGCGTGGTACGCCCTGTGAAGAAAGTTAAACGTATCTATTAAAAGAAGTTTCGGCATATTACAAACGCGGAAACAGCTGCTCTTTCAAAGAAATATTTTCCTTGCCGAAAACCGCAGAAAGTTTTGAGGCAGTTTCCGGTATAAACGGTTCAAGGTAATTAATTATTTCCCTGAGTTCGTTAATTTCCCACGTCAGAATTGTTTGCAGGTGCGGAGCATCTTTGATTGCCCAAGGCTTATTATCGTTGATATGTTTATCCAAAACCCCAAGTTTTGACCAGACGTGTTGAACAGCCAGATCAACTCTAAAATTATTGAAATGCTCCGTGAAAATATCGTCCCACTCTTTTAGTTCCGGCACATGAAACTCAAATCCGGAAGTTTCGGCGAGGCGCGCCAGACGCGAAGCCGTGTTTCCCAATCCATTAGCAAGATCGGCATTATACACCTGCTTAATATGGTCAACGGAAACATCCACATCCTCTATCACAGGCCCGTGTTTAATAAAATAATATCTGACTGCGTCTGCCCCGAACTGGGTAACGAGTTCTGACGGTCTGATAATGTTACCTTTGGATTTACTTATTTTCTCTCCGTTGAGATTAACAAAACCGTGAACATAAATTGTAGAAGGAAGTGTTTTCCCCGCACTTTTTAGCATCGCCGGCCACAATAATGCGTGCCATCTTGCGTTATCCTTTCCAAGAACATGAATAATATGCGTTTCGTCGTTCCAGAATCCTCCGGGCTCGGCGGCGGTAAAATAATTTATCAGGGCATCAAACCAAACGTAAATGACATGCTCAGGATCATTGGGAGCTTCAATGCCCCAGCTCACTTTATACCCCGGGCGCGTAACAGGAAGGTCATTTATTCCCTGCTCAATGAAACCGAGCATTTCTCTGCGCTTACCTTCCGGCA